>QFCH01002507.1_pt1:457500-490841 | contig 490841 bp, 444 predicted proteins | sample 5346071 | NCBI WGS metagenome assembly QFCH01 (sample SAMN09062255, study PRJNA434731) | Human gut metagenome, whole genome shotgun sequencing project. | isolation source: stool timepoint B chromium assembly | host: Homo sapiens | collected 2015 | reverse complement strand
TTTTTACAAACCTTTAAGTTTGTAAAAGCCGGTCTCCTTTTTGCCATTTACCACGAAGAGAAAACGGCCATCGCCATGAAAAGCGGAGTTGACTTGTTGGAATCCATTCTTGGGCAGATGCTATTCCGCAAATATGTCCATATCCTACTGACCGACCGTGGGAGTGAATTCTCGGCAGCCGAAGCGATGGAGTGCAGTCCTGACGGCACCAGACGTACACGAGTATACTATTGCGATCCCATGCAATCCGGACAAAAGGGAACTTTGGAAAACAAACATGTTGAACTTCGTTATATCCTTCCAAAAGGAGCTGACCTAAGAGCTTTAGGATTAAACGGACAGGAGGACTTGAATCTTGCTATCAGTCATGTGAATTCTGCTCCTGTTGAATTACTAGGCGGTAAAAGTCCATTAGAACTTACTGATTTTATGTACCATGATCTTTACAAAAAGTTATACGATTTCGGTATTCAACAGATTGATAAAGATCATGTGATTTTAAAACCATACCTGTTAAAAAAATAAACGTATAAAATAAAACAAAAAAACAACAGGCGACTGTCTATGCAACTGAATATGCCCTCTATGCAAGTGGAATTTAGTCCTACACCTTTTAAAACCACGACTAAACTCCGCTTTTTTGTGATGCAAAAAAACAGGTCTTCGGCAGTCATCCTATTGTTTTGTATTCCTTATTGTAACATTGAATTCCACTTTATAAAACAGAAAAAGTAGCAATTATCCCTTTTTGTAAGAGTAATTGCCACTTTCATTCTTCTCTTTTTCAAAGTGGAAATAAACTTTTCACTTCACTACTTTTTCTCACTTTTTCCAATACTTTTTCTTGGCTTCAAAATAAAAATAGTCTTTGTACTCCTGCTCTTTTCTCTGTATATTGAAATGATTTTTAAATACGAGACAGCTGTTTTTCTCATGCGGTTATGCTATAATGATCGTTAGTGAGCATGAACAGGCTAAACTGTTCGTCGTAAACATCAACTATTTACACCGGAGGAATATTTTGTGGAAAAACATGTGGATTTATTGAAAGGTCCCGTCCTTTCTTCATTGACCAAACTTGCCATCCCTATTATGGCAACATCTCTTATACAGATGGCTTACAATTTAACAGACATGATCTGGATCGGCCGCATTGGAAGTGATGCTGTCGCTGCGGTTGGCGCTGCCGGAATGTACATGTGGCTGTCCAACGGACTTGCAGCTCTCGCAAAAATGGGTGGACAGGTAAATGCCGGTTACGCGCTTGGCAGCGAACGAAAGAAAGAGGCCTCCTTGTATGCAGCCAATGCTCTTCAGCTTTCTATTATTTTAGGTTTGATTTATGGACTGATCTGTGCCGGCTTCAACGCCCCTCTCATCGGTTTCTTCAAATTAAATAGTCCGCAAGTGATTTCTGATGCCAGAATATACCTTGTCATCACCTGTGGTTTTGTGATCTTTTCTTTTTTAAATCAGACATTTACGGGAATCTTCACTGCAATCGGCAACAGCCGCGCCGCTTTTCTTGCCACAACAGCAGGACTGCTGGTAAATATTGTTTTGGACCCAATACTGATTTTCGGTATCGGCCCATTTCCAAAACTAAATGTTACAGGAGCCGCCATTGCTACTGTTCTTGCTCAGGCAATTGTAACAATTATGTTTATCTGTTTTGCCATGAAAGATTCGCTGATTTTTCAAGATATACATATATTTAAGAAACCAAAGGCAGACTATATCCGCTCCATCATTCATATCGGACTTCCAACATCTATACAGAATATGTTATTTACCGGGATTTCCATGGTTCTCGCCAGATTCGTAGCAAGCTATGGAGATGCAGCCGTCGCTGTGCAGAAAGTCGGCTCTCAGATTGAGTCCATCTCCTGGATGACAGCCGATGGATTTGCCGCTGCCGTTAATTCTTTTATCGCACAGAATCACGGTGCCGGCAATAAAGTCCGCATTCGAAAAGGGTATAGCTGCGCTATGGGAATTGTACTCATTTGGGGAGTTATTTGCACCTTACTTCTTATGTTGTGTCCAGCTCCTGTTTTCCGTATTTTTATCACAGAGCCGGAAATCCTGCCTATGGGAATTGATTATCTCATGATTCTCGGTGTTTCACAACTATTTATGAGTGTGGAAATTACAACTGCCGGAGCGTTTTCCGGTTATGGTAAAACACTCCCGCCTTCTGTAAACAGCATCATATTCACGGTACTACGTATCCCGCTGGCTTTGCTATTGATCCGTACAGACTTAGGACTTAACGGAATCTGGTGGAGTATTACCATTTCCAGTATTTTGAAAGGTATTGTAATATTTACTTTATTTTTTATTTTTCTTAAGAAAGAGAGGATTACTTATGTGGACAAATAATAGTGTCTTTTATCAAATTTATCCTATCGGTTTCTGTGGTGCACCAACACATAACGATGACATATGTGCATCCCGCATCCGAAAATTGATGGACTGGGCCCCATATTTAGAAAAGCTTGGAGTGACTTCAATTCTTTTAAATCCCGTTTTCGAATCTGACAATCACGGATATGATACACGAGATTTCAAAAAAATTGACTGCCGGCTTGGAACGAACGAAGATTTCTCCGAAGTATGCAGCGTCCTCCATGAGCATCATGTGAAAATTGTACTGGATGGTGTATTTAACCATGTCGGTCGCGGGTTCTGGGCTTTTCGCGATGTGCAAGAGAAAAAATGGGATTCTCCATACAAAGATTGGTTTCATTTGAGTTTTGACGGAAACAGTTGTTATAACGACGGTTTCTGGTATGAAGGATGGGAAGGACATTTTGAGCTTGTAAAATTAAATTTACAAAATCCTGCTGTTGTTGACTATTTACTGGAGTGCGTAAGATTTTGGATCGACGCCTTTCACATAGACGGTCTGAGACTGGATGTAGCGTACAGTCTTGACCGCAATTTTATGCGAAGGCTCAGACAGTTCACTCAGGAATTACGCCCTGATTTTGCCCTGATTGGTGAAGTGCTGTTTGGTGATTACAACTTGATCGTTAATGATGAAATGCTCCACTCCTGCACAAACTATGAGTGCTACAAGGGCTTATATTCCAGCTTTAATTCTATGAACCTCTTCGAGATTGCCCATTCTCTGCACCGTCAGTTTGGCGCAGATCCTTGGTGCATTTACCGCGGTAAACATTTAATGACTTTTGCAGACAATCATGACGTAACCAGGCTCTCCAGCATTCTTACAAACAAGAAACATATTTGCCCTGCCTACGGGTTACTCTTTGGCATGCCCGGAATTCCATGCCTCTATTACGGAAGCGAATGGGGTACGGAAGGCGAAAAAGCGCCGGATAACGATTATGCACTGCGCCCTTGTTTTGAAAAACCAAAGCCAAATGAACTGACTGAATTTATCCAAAAACTTATCCAGCTACGTCAGACTCATGAAGCATTAGGAAATGGAAGTTACCGGAATGTAATCATCCAGAATCATCAGCTCGTATTTGAGCGAAAAACAGAATTTGAACGCATTTTCGTAGCAATCAATGCCTCGGACGCGCCGTTTACCGCCTGTCACGGCGACTTAACCGGCACAGCAGTGGAACTTTTAAACGATACAGAACTTATACTGGACGGAAAATTAGAACTACCTCCATACAGTGTTCAGTATGTAACGCTATAAATAATAGGGGACGAAAGCTTTTTTAAGCCTCCGTCCCCTATTCCATATAACTAATCTTCCTTTTTCAACACTTTCACAATTTCTGCAATATACATGATATGATAATCCTTATCTGGATAACACACCGCATCGCATGTTGTGTCGATAAAACACTCTGATTTCATTTCTTGTGCGTAAAGCTTCCTGCAAACGAATACCAGATCAGCCTCTTCCACTGCTGTAGTTTTATCCACATAATATGGGTGAAGTCCTGATAACTCCCACTTATCCCCTACTTCCTTCCTGAGAAGGAACCACACAGGTTCAGTGCTTTTCGATACTCCTCCGGAAGAAATGACAGAGTGAACATTTCGTTGTTATCCACAAATTCTTTTGTATAACGCTGTGGACGAATATATGCTGTCACCACATTCTTTCTCCACATAATTCCGACACCACCCCAGCTTGCGGTCATCATATTGCTTTTTTCTTCATCTCCCGCTGTGATCAACATCCATTCTTTTGAGATTTTCTCAAAAGGATTAAACTTTAATGATTCGATTGAAATTTCTTTAAATGCCACGGTCCATTCCTCCTTCGTGTTTATTCAACTACCTTTTGAAAATGCTGATAATCTTTTGAGCTTTGCCAGTCTCCGCCCCATGTAAATCCGTATTTCGTGAAGGTTTGATATGCTGCATCTTCATGAGTAATCATATGGACTGCCCCTGAGCTGCGGTATATATATTTTTCCATATCCTTATAATACGTTCGAAAACTTCCGTCTTTTCGATAGGTAACATAGGGGTTTTGTAACGGATTCAAATCAATCGCATACCCTTTCGCATGGTTTGATAAACTATCAGTTCCCGGCACAACTCGATAATTAAATGCTGAACTGTTATTTTGTTCTATAGATGCCGTATCCGTCGTCACGCCGTCACCTGTCCAATATTTTTCCAGAAGATACATAGAAGCGATCTCGTACTCCTGCATAAAAAGTTCTGTGAAAATTTGTTTGCAATCCTCTGCGATCTGTTCATTAACAATCAACTCTCCCACCTGTATTTGATGGTCATAATTATAATGAAGAACCTTTAAGTAACGGAGATCTTCTATACCGATATGGCTATTTTCCACGTAGGTTTTTCCATTAATCTTATCGAAAATCTCCTCGCTAATCTCTTCTATTGTAAAATAATCTAACAGTTTTTGAAGATTGATCTGCTCTTTCTCCACGATTGTTCCGGCTGAAAGGATACGAATATCCGTAAGATACTTAATCTTAGGTTTCGATTGATCTTCAGGCGTTTTTTCTTCTATCTTAATTTCTCTTTTTTTAAATTCTTCCTGCTGCCCGCACCCTTGCAAAATCAATACTATCCCTAACACAGTACAAAGAAATAGCCTCGCAAAACCGTTTCTTTTCTTCATATTTTAATTTATCACTCCATAAAACTCTATACCGGCAATACAAGTATCATTCCATTTCGAACTGGTTCCTTCATACACATCTTTGATCATAATATTAATATCAGATGCCGGACAATCCTCAGAAAATTCTACCCAACACTCCTTCTGTTCATCCGGAAATGTAATGGTCGCTGTCGTGCCATTATTCGTTGTGATCTCCAATGTTCTAGGACGGTTATTTTTCCAATAATAATCAGAGTTTCTCCAGTTGCCTAATTTCAGAGACAAGTATCTCACTTTACATTCCTTGTTAAACTGGAAGGTCAACTGTTCTCCGATACCGACGCCGTCCACACCTTCCTGCCAAGAAGTTTCATCTTTTCCGTCCAAAACCATGTTCGCACTGTTATCATGCCCTTCCTGATCAACGACCGATGTGGCAGAAGTATTCTGAACACTGAGTTTTCCGTAGGACGAAAGCCCGGAGGGAGATGCTGTCAGTCTTGCGGTAATTTCTGAAGGCGCTGCCTTCTTTACGTCTTCCGTTTTAGCTTCAGCCTCGTCTTCTCCTTCTTTTTCTGCCGAATCTTCCACAATTTCCTCTGCTTTTTTTGCCGGCTCCTTCTTTGAATTATGATTCACCAGCATATACGCTCCGACTCCCACGAGAATTCCAACGATTACAATCACAAGGATTATAATAAGAGGCATTTTAGAACCTTTCTTCTCATCATCTTCCAGAGCCAGATCCGCATACCCGCTATAATCATTTTCATCTTCTACCTGTCCGTTCCACTCAGATTCCGGTTCCATGCGATTCTCAGATACCGGTTTTATTACATCATCCTGTACGTTTGTACCACAGGTTGGACAGAATTTTGCGTGATCATCTAATTTCCTTCCACAATTCGGACACCACATAATTTTTACCTCATACTATTTCATCACTACTTTACGGAAGTTCTTCTTTCCTTTTTTCACTACCAGTCCTTCACCATCCATCTGTTCTCCGGCAAACTCCGTATAAATATCTGTTACCTTTTCACCTTCCACAGATACGCCGCCCTGTTGAACTGCCCGGCGTGCCTCTGATTTCGATGGAACAAGCCCTGTCTTTACAAGCATTGTAAGAATATCAATTTTTCCATCTGTTAAATCCGCCTCTGTAAGCTCTGTGGTCGGCATGTCCGCTGCCGCTCCCTGACTAAATAATGCTCTTGCAGCTTCCTGTGATTTCTTCGCCTCTTCTTCACCGTGAACCAATTTTGTCAATTCATAAGCAAGAATTTCTTTCGCCTGATTGAGCTGTGCGCCCTCCCATGCATCCATTTTATCAATTTCTTCCAACGGAAGGAATGTCAGCATTCGAATACATTTCAACACATCTGCGTCAGCTACATTTCTCCAGTACTGATAAAATTCAAATGGAGATGTTTTGTTCGGATCAAGCCATACCGCGCCACTCTGGGTTTTTCCCATCTTCTTTCCTTCGGAGTTAAGAAGAAGGGTAATTGTCATAGCACTTGCATCTTCTCCAAGTTTACGGCGGATCAGTTCTGTACCTGCCAGCATATTGCTCCACTGATCGTCTCCTCCAAATTGTAAATTACATCCGTATTTCTGGTACAGTGCATAGAAATCATAAGCCTGCATGATCATGTAGTTAAACTCAAGGAAACTTAATCCTTTTTCCATTCTCTGTTTGTAACATTCTGCTGTAAGCATACGGTTTACGGAGAAATGCGCTCCTACTTCACGCAAAAGCTCTACATAGTTTAAATCTAAGAGCCAGTCAGCGTTATTTACCATCAGCGCTTTGTCATCTGAAAAATCGATAAATTTACTCATCTGCTCTTTAAAACGATCACAGTTATGGCAGATTGTTTCCGGTGTCATCATGGAACGCATATCTGTTCTTCCGGATGGATCGCCGATATAACCGGTTCCTCCTCCGATCAAAGCAATCGGTTTATTTCCTGCTTCTTGAAGTCGTTTCATCAGGCAAAGCGCCATAAAATGTCCTACATGAAGACTGTCTGCAGTCGGGTCAAAACCAATATAAAATGTAGCCTTTCCTGCGTTTACCAAATCTCTGATTTTCTCCTCATCCGTTACCTGAGCGATGAGTCCTCTTGCCTGTAATTCTTCATAAATTCCCATAATCTTTCTCCTTTCCATGAGCAAAGAATCTCGCAAGCGAGATTCTTGCGCCTGCGGCGGCCGCATGTGCGGCTTCTACCTCTTACGCCGCAGTGTGCTTCCTGCCGGAGGCTTTTTATGATATAGAAACAAAGTTTTCTATATCATAAAAAACGTCCTTATATCTCAACGATATAAGGACGAAATTATCTTTCGTGGTACCACCTTAATTCACTGTAAGTTCACACTTACAGTCTTGGCAACTGCTTCTTCACAGTCCGGCACAGTAACGTGTGCCACTCGCCACAGCCTACTTACATTTTCTTCAAAGCGTTCGGTGTGAAGCTCCAAGATGTATTCATAACCTGCTCCTTCATGCGCCTCTCATCTGCCGGCAGCTTTCTGTCTGGGTGATGCTGGTCACTACTTTTTCTTTTCAAAGCCTTTGTCTATTTGATAGTTATGCTAACTTATTTGCATCTATTTGTCAAGTCGTGCCCACTTTTATTTTTCTCGTTTTCCCTCTTGTGCATACTTCTTATTTTTCTTTGTGATATGGACAATGCTTTTTCAGACACTGCTTATTTTCTGCTGAAAAATCACACAAGATTTTCTCCGGAAGTTCCATCACAATTCCCAGATTTTCTTTGGCATACCCTGTTGCCGCTTTCACTGCCGTAAATGAATTTCTTTTACAGCATCTTGGTCCTCCCAGCTTTGCGATTTCTTCCAATGCCTTCGCTGTCATTTCATTGGACATTCTCCATGATTTTCCTGTCAGAGGAGTTGCTTTGGTGATAATACTCATAAACATTCCCGTGCTGACCGCAGCCCCACAGGCGCCCCACAAACCACAAGAGCCTCCCGGATACTGACTCCCACGCTGTTTCATTTCCTCCAGCGCCTCATCAAGATCAATCTCGCCTCCGCAGTTGTGATATGCAGTAAGAAGCACCGCGCCAACCATAACATGATGCTCCGGCCCATGCATATAAATATACGGATCTTCCATCAATTTCTGCAAAAGCGTAATTGGATTTTTAGAGGCGCTGTTTTTGCACTCCTCCATCACCATATCAATGCCTTTTTTTGCGTGACACTCGTCACATACAAAATGACCGTCCTCACAGCTTGCGTAACTTTCAAATGTCTTATGGCACATGATACACTCCATTTTTTTTGCTTTTTCAAAATATATAATCGGTTTCCCGCATACTAAGCAGGCTCCTTCACCTCTTGTCATAACCTTTTTATCCTCTTTCTTTTGAAATAGATATACTCCTTTTTATCCGAGATAAACAATCTCTTCCTCCGGTTTTTCCGTCGGCTCCAAGCTGATCAGATGGAGTACCGGCTGTCTGCTGTCTTCATATACCAACGGTTCAAATTCAAATCTGGCACGTACTTTTACCCACTGATTTTTCTGGATATCTATTTTCTCCTCCATTTTACAAGGATAACCGTAATACCGCATATCATCCGCACAACAAGTCATAATCTTACGAACCGGAACAAACATCTCTTCTCCCATACCTTTCGGGCGAAATGTCTGTGCTTTAAATTCCAATTCTTTGTGAAGATAAAGATCCGGATGATCGTAAGCGTCAACGTACCAGATCCCAAAATCCGAATCTCCGATCACAATTCTATCTCCTTTTACATCATAAGGGAGGTCTTCCTCTGACGGTTCAATAATCTTCCCTTCCAAATCTTCAAATATTAACTGCGCCATCGGGTTTTGTACTTTTAACGCTCTTCGAAATCCCGACCTGTCCATCTTACGATCGCATCGATTTACAACAATCAGCTCGGACTCCGTAAGCTGTTCCATAAGAAGATTTCTCATATTTGTAAGATACATATCAAGGGTTGTCCCATTTACGGTGGAATACACACCTTGCAGCTCCCAGTTTCGTGGATAGCGGATCATAAGCAGATCCTGAAGATTCCACATTCCATTATATTCAATAACTACTTGCGCAGGTCGATAAGTTTTTTCACATTTTTTGAAAAAGGCTGTGTTTAATTGCTCAAACTCATCAACCTTCAGCACAATCATTTCCTTCTTGTTTAAATATTCTTCAGCATATTCTTCTTCTCCTTCTTCACAAAGCAAAAGAAGTGTCGGACCGGGTTCGATCCACTCCTGCTCCATCAAAGTATCCTTTATCAGTGTTGTTTTTCCACTGTCCAAAAAGCCCGTACAAATAAATACCGGAATTTTCATATCTTTAACCTCTTTTCATTTTTTTGGAGATGATCTTGAATTATTTTTAGAGATGGAATAACCTCATCAATTCTTCCTCATTAAGATCTGTTCCAATAACGCAGAGACGTCCGGCGTAATCTGCAGTGCTTTCTCTCACTTCATATTCCTGTGGCACTAGATCAAACTGTTTCCACGTACCATTTTCCATCTCGATAATTCCTTTGGCCCGAAGAATTGTTCCGTACCCTTCTGTCTCCGATAATGCTTTCAACAGAAAATCAAGTTCCTCTTCTGTATATTTGTGAGCGGTCTCCTGTCCCCAGCTTGTAAATACTTCATCCGCATGGTGATGCTCATGATGATGGTGATGATGCTCATGACCACAGCCACATGCTCCCTCTTCATGGTGATGCTCATGGTAACATTCTTCTTCATGATGATGACCGTGGTGACATTCTTCTCCATGATGGTGGTGCCCGCACACCGGACACTCTTCTTCCTCAAAAATACCTTCTAATTGTGAATCTGAAGAAAATGCATGTTCAATAGCTTCTCTACTGAGTTTATCCCAAGGCGTAGAAATAATAGCTGCCTCTTTATTTTCTTCACGAAGCACCTTTACGCACTCTTCTATTTTATGAGCTTCCATCAACTGAGTTCTACTCATAACAATTGTATCGGCATATGCTACTTGATCTCTGTAAAATTCCCCAAAATTCTCCAGATACATTTTCGCTTTCTTACCGTCTACAATTGTAATACGCCCGTCAATTTCTATTTCCGCTTCTTTTTTCACACGCTCAACTGCTCTTGCCACATCAGATAATTTCCCGACACCGGATGGCTCGATCAGCACACGATCCGGATGGTATTCCTCAATTACTTTCTGAAGCGCTCTACTAAAATCTCCCACTAAGGTACAGCAGATACAACCGGAATTCATCTCTGTTATCTCAATTCCAGCATCCTTTAAAAAGCCTCCGTCAATACCGATTTCACCAAACTCATTTTCAATCAGTACCAGCTTCTCTCCGGCAAATACATTTTCAATCAACAGCTTAATAAATGTAGTCTTTCCGGCTCCCAAAAAACCTGAGATAATATCTACCTTTGTCATAGTCATCTACCTCTTTTCATCCTAAAATCCATTACTTATCTTAGCACAAATGGCTGGAACCTTCCAGCCATTTTACAATTTGGGACAGGTCATATTGCAAAAAAGGACACCCCGAAACGCAATTTGGGACGTAGACTTTTTGCAAAAGTCTACGTCCCAAATTAACTACAACAATCCACCAATCGATAGGAACAATGGTGCAAACACCAGTGATACGATTGTCATTAATTTAATCAGAATATTTATGGATGGACCGGAAGTGTCTTTAAATGGATCTCCTACGGTATCTCCTACGACTGCTGCTTTATGCGCCTCGCTTCCTTTTCCTCCGTGTGTTCCATCTTCTATGTACTTTTTAGCGTTGTCCCAAGCGCCTCCGGCGTTAGACATGAAGATTGCCATCATTACGCCTGTTACAAGCGCTCCGGCGAGCAACCCTCCAAGTGCTGCAGGTCCTAACAGGATTCCTACTGCCAACGGAGATATAACCGCCATAATACCCGGCACCAACATTTCTTTTAATGCTGCCGTTGTGGATATTGCCACGCAGGACTTGTAATCTGGTTTTTCTTTTCCTTCCATGATTCCCGGCATTGTTTTGAACTGACGTCTTACTTCTTCAATCATCTGATAAGCTGCTCTTGATACGGAAGACATTGTCATTGCAGAGAACAAAAACGGAAGCATGCCTCCTACGAACAGACCAATAATAACCCGACTGTCTAAAATGTCAATGCTCTTAAGCTGCACTGCTTCTGCATAAGATACAAACAGTGCAAGCGCTGTAAGCGCTGCGGAACCAATAGCAAATCCTTTACCCATAGCTGCTGTTGTATTTCCCACTGCATCTAATTTATCAGTGATCTTACGAACCTCCGGCTCCAGTCCGGACATTTCTGCGATACCGCCTGCATTATCTGCAATCGGTCCATAAGCGTCTACTGCAACAGTAATGGCTGTTGTGGAAAGCATTCCCACTGCTGCCAATGCGATTCCGTAGAGTCCGCACACTTGAAATGCTGCAAAAATGCCCACACAGATCAAAAGCACCGGAACTGCTGTAGATCTCATACCTACCGCAATACCGCTGATAATTGTAGTTGCAGCCCCTGTCTCGGACTGTTCCGCAATCTCTTTGACAGATTTGTAATCACCGGATGTATATACTTCTGTAATAAACCCTATGATCAATCCTACTACCAGACCTGCCACAACTGCAATGGCTGCACTGAAATTGCCAAAACATAATTTACTAAATACAAATGCTGCGATAAGCACAAGCACGCTCGCAACATAAGAACCCATTTTTAATGCTTTATGAGGATTCGAATTTTCATCACCTTTTACGAAAAATGTTCCAAGGATAGAAGCAATAAGTCCAAGTCCTGCTACAATCAGCGGATAAACTGCACCTTCCACTTGATAGTATACGATTCCAAGCGTCAATGCGGAAATTAGCGCCCCTACATAGGACTCAAATAAGTCCGCGCCCATTCCGGCAACGTCACCTACGTTATCGCCTACATTATCTGCGATAACTGCTGGATTTCGCGGATCATCTTCCGGAATTCCGGCTTCTACCTTACCTACTAAGTCTGCTCCTACGTCTGCCGCTTTTGTATAAATACCTCCGCCGACACGGGCAAACAATGCAATAGAAGACGCACCCAAGCTAAATCCCGATAACACATCTACATTTCCGGTGATCAGATAAATCGCGCTCACGCCGAGAACACCCAAGCCTGCCACGCACATTCCCATAACAGCTCCGCCGGAAAATGCAATAGATAATGCCTTGTTCATTCCGCTTTGCTTCGCTGCATTTGCGGTTCTTACATTCGCTCTTGTCGCCACGCTCATTCCAAAATATCCGGCAAGCGTAGAGAACAAAGCTCCCACCACAAAACAAATTGCTGTCACCCAGTTTCCGATTCCAACTCCGATCAATACAAAGAGCACAACTACAAAAATCAGCAGGATCTTATACTCCGCTGTCAAAAATGCCTGTGCTCCCTCACTGATAGCTGCTGCAATCTCCTTCATTCTGTCTGTTCCAGGTTCCTGCTTATTCACTCTGGCTGCAAGCATCGCTGCAAATGCCAGTGCGATCACTCCAAGAAGCGGAACAACCATTAATATTTTTTCCATAATCAATCCTCCCACAGATTTATTTGGTAAACCAATAGTAACACAGACCTGTATAATAAATAAAGATTTTTTTGTAGAATTTTCTATTTTTTTCGTTGAATTTTTAACATTATGGAGAAATTGACATGTCTGCAAAATCAAAAAAGAAGTCAAATTTATCTTGACTTCTCTCTTGCAAGCAGTGCCGCTCCAAGGGCTCCTGCATATCTTCCATTTTCGGTTGTCTCCACTTTATGATTTACTTTCTCTGATAAAATCTTGGTAAAATAAGTACTGTCACTTAAGCCTCCTGTCAAGATTGCCTTCTCTGAAAACGTCTTTCTCTGGCTGAGCTGAGCTACTTTGGTTGCCACAGAATCTACGACTCCGGCAGCGATATCTCCTCGTTTTCTTCCTTCCCCAATGTAATTGATCACCTCTGACTCTGCAAACACAGTACACAAAGAGCTGATCGGAAGCACGGTTCCTGCTTCTGCCATGTCAAATAATTCCTGCAATGTCACACCCAGACGGTTCGCCATAATCTCCAAAAATTTTCCGGTTCCGGCAGAACACTTATCATTCATAAGGAAATCCTGCACCATGCCATCTTTTACAATAATAACCTTTGTATCCTGACCACCCACATCGATGATCGTACAGTTATCTCCTGCCATTTCTCGTCCGCCTCTTGCATGACAAGTAATCTCAGTAATTACATAATCTGCAAAATCTACTGCAATTCGTCCATATCCGGTCGCCACTACTTTCGTATTTTCTGACCGGACATCAACGTCTTTTTCTTTTAACTTTTCTTCAATTGTCTGGCAAGTTTCTTTACTGCTCCACCCTGTCGGTAGCACAAAAAAGAACTCTTTCTCTCCTATCACAGCTACTTTGGAAGCTGTTGAGCCAATATCAATGCCTACATAATTCATAACTTTCTACTCCCATTAACAATATTTATCTCTATTTGGATTGATGTCTCTCTCAATTTCCACTATTTTGAGAATCTCAATCTCATGTTCCTCTATACAATCACGGATTACATCAAGATCTTTTTCTTCCACGAGAAGAGAAATACCGCAGCATTTACTCGCAGCTCTGGGGGTAGGGGCAATGGTTGCCCGAACCCCCAGATTTTTTAATTCTTTATAAAGTCTCATGCCATTGTCGTGATTAGGGAACAACACATAATGCTGTATTTTCTGCATACAGATCTTGTCCTTTCTCACTTTACTTTCACGCCACAGCCCCTCTTGTAGCTTAACGTTCTTTAGTTGTTTAACATTTCAATAAATGCGCTGACTCTTGTACGAAGCTGCTGTGCATCACTGTCTGTATAATCTGTTTCAATACCAAGTACCGGGATACCGGCTTCTTTCATTGCACGTTCTACAAAATATCCTTCTGTATCATAGAGATTACAGAACTTCAGATTTACATCAATGATTCCGTCTACTTTATATTCTTTTGCCAGACGTAAGATATCATCAATTCTTCCGCTGTTTGGTGTGAAGCATGCACAGTTGATATTCATATATCGATTTGCAAGTGCTTGATACTGCTCTTCTAAAGTAGTTCCGGATTCGTCTACCAGCTTCTCGAAGTAACGGGTTCCTGTACACATTTCTTCACAGACAACAGCTGCTCCGCTTGTCTCTACGATATTGTGAAGCTTCCAGTTTGGAATTGCAAGAGGTGTTCCTGTAAGCATAATACGTTTTGTTCCTGCCGGCACAACGCTGACACCATCTGCCACACGTTTCTCCAATTCATCACAGAGCTTGTTCGTCATCTGAGTAAATCTTGCAGGATCATCATAGAATGCAATCTGAGAAATAAGAAGTGCATCACAGCCACTGATCGGCAATGTCTCATTTTTACGAAGATCATATAATCTCTCTAACGCTTTTCTCTTATTATTGATTAATTTAATACTCTCTGCAAGTTTATCTGCAGTTACTTTATTTCCCGTAAATTCCTCTACGATATTTTTAAATGTTTCAATCTCCTCCGCCCATGCCTGAACATCTTTTGCACGTTTCATCTGCGGAAGATTCATCACATGAACCGGAACATCTTCAGCCAGTATCTCCCATGCTTTCTTCTTACCATCACATGTGGTTTCTCCGACATACATATCTGCAATTCTGAAGAATGGGCAGGTACGGTCAATTCTTGCACCTACGGAAGCTTTGATCAGCGGACAGGTATTGGTCGGGAGCACTTTCTCTCCACCCGGAACCCAGAACTGAGAACCTCCGCAAAGTCCGGTAGCAATTGCATCTGCAGCAAATACGATTTCATCCGGAACATACACACAGAACGTTCCAAATACTTTTCCGCCTTTTTTCTGATGCTCGATCAGTTCAGCCGGACGAATTCCGTGAATATCTGCAACTACCATATTATAGTAATCCATTCCCTCCGGACGGTTTTCCTGAGATAAAAAAACATCCCCAAATGCCTGTGGCAATACTGCACATAGCTGGTCATGCATTTCCACGTCCATTCCCAGATCTTCCCACATTTTACGATAATCAGCCATAATTCATTTCCTCCTTGATTCTCTTATCGTTTCGTACATATCACTGTATTTATGGTATCAATTTTTCCACTTCGAAACAATACAAGGAGCCGGAATGGCTATTGTTTTTTCTAATAATTAAGCTCTGTTATTCAGAAAATTTATACTGAAAATAATTCTCGAAATCCGTCTATACACCGATCAATTTCTTCTTTCGTATTACTTGCGCTAAATGCAAACCGCACCGTTCCCTGTGGGTAAGTATGTAAAGACTGATGGGCAATCGGTGCACAATGAAGCCCTACCCGTGTCATAATCCCATAATTTTGTTCCAGCTCAAAAGCTATGATTGCATTATCCTCTCCTTGGAAATCAAGAGACACCACTGCCACACGATCCTGTACATCTTGTTTTCCCACTACACGGATATTCGGAAACTCTCTTAGCTTCTCTAAGAAATATGCAGTAAGTTCCATCTTCTTATCATGAATATATTCTATTCCCGTTTCTTCTATATAAGACAGCGCTGCGTGCAATCCGATGATTCCCGGAAGATTCATGGTTCCGCTTTCGTACTTATCCGGCAGGTTCATCGGCATGTCAAGGGAATCCGACTGGCTTCCGGTTCCTCCTGCAATATAAGGAACCATCTGCTCATCCAACTTCTCTGAAATCAAAAAACCGCCGATCCCCTGTGGTCCAAGCAGTCCTTTATGTCCGGTAAATGCAAGAAAATCAATTCCACATTTCTCCATATCAATCTGAATCGTTCCTGCACTCTGAGCAGAATCTACAACAAAAAACAAATCATGTTTTTTGCACACCTGTCCGATTGCTTCGATTGGAAGCACTGTACCACATACGTTAGAAGCATGAGAGATAATCACTGCCTTTGTCTTAGGCTTCACCAAACTTTCTACTGCTTCTGCTGTTACACTTCCATCCTCCGCTGTAGCCGCAATATCATAAGTAACCCCACAGGCTTCCATCTGACGAAGCGGACGCATTACCGCATTATGTTCGATTCCACTGACAATCACATGATCTCCGGCTTTTAGAAATCCTTTAATAAAATAGTTCAAAGAATGGGTAATCCCCGGTGAAAAAAGTACTCGCTTAGACTCTTCACAGTGAAACATTTTCGCTAACTTTTCTCTTGTTTCCAGTACAAGTCCTTCCACTTCATAAGCGCCTTCATAATTTCCCCTGTTAATGTTAAATGCCCCTTTTGTCAGAAGCTCTGACATTGCCTCCGCAACACCTGGAGCTTTTGGCCAAGACGTACTTCCATTGTCAAAGTAGATTTTCCTCTCCATACTTTACCTCCACCAACACAAGACCATTAGGCGGCGCAGTAACCCCTGCTGCCGTCCGTTCCTTTTCTTCCAGTATCTCCTTCACTCTCTCCGGCGTGTAAAACCCTCGTCCTACACGAATCAGTGTTCCGGCGATAATGCGTACCATATTATATAAAAATCCATTTCCGGTAATTCGTATAGTAATATCTTCTCCACGCTGTGTAATTGTAAGGTCTGTCACTGTCCGCACTGTATCTTCCACATTCGTTCTGATATTACAGAAGCTGACAAAATCATGTTCTCCAACCAGATATCTGGCGCCCTCTCTCATTTTCTCTACATCCATTGGAAAGGAAACATGGGTGCTGTATCTTCTTTTTAATGGATTGGGCACCGGAGCATTACAAATATGATACTCATACGTCTTGATCACTTCATTCTGGTATCTTGGATGCCAGTCAGACGACACTTCATCCGATCTTATGATCACAATATCCTCCGGAAGCTTCTGATTCAGCGCATAGGACATCCTCTCCGGTGGAATCGACGACTCTGTGTCAAACACCGCTACCTGTCCAAGCGCATGCACACCGGAATCTGTTCGGCTTGCTCCGATCACATGGATATCCTCCCCTGTGATTACACTCAGCTTCTGATTCAATATTTCTTCGATTGTAATTCCATTTGGCTGAATCTGCCAGCCGCAATAATCTGTGCCATCATAGGCAATAAATAATCTGACTCTTCTCATTAAAATATCCAAAGCCTTATTTTTATTAATCTTCCTACTGCTACAACTAAAATCACATACGCAATCACTACAACATATGCCATATAGTCCCTGCTGCAGTAATGAAGCGGTTTCATTTTCGTCCTTCCGTCGCCTCCGCGGTAGCACCGCGCCTCCATTGCCATTGCCAGATCATTGGCACGTCGAAACGCAGACACAAACAGCGGCACAAGTATCGGAATCATGCTCTTGGCTCTCTGTATAATATTTCCACTCTCAAAATCTGCTCCTCTGGCAAGCTGTGCCTTCATAATCTTATCTGTCTCTTCCAAAAGAATCGGAATAAAACGCAGGGCAATAGACATGATCATGGCAATCTCATGCACCGGTACATGAATTTTATTCAACGGTCGAAGCAGCGCTTCAAGTCCATCCGTCAATTCATTCGGCGTTGTGGTAAATGTCATTAGAGAAGAACCTATAATGAGATAGATCAAGCGGATTGCCATATATACTGCTGTCCGAAGTCCGCCTTCCGTAATGGTAATGATCCACGCATGAAACAAAACTTCTCCGTCTCTCGTCAAAAAGAGATTAAATAGCACAGTAATCATAAGCAGCATAATCACAGGTTTTAATCCCTTTACAATAAAACGAAACGGTACTTTTGAAATCTTGATAATACCGACAAGAAATAATGTTGCCACAAGGTAACCCGATATACTTTTAAATAAAAACAGCGAAATAAGATAAAGCAGTGTCCCCACAAGCTTCACGCGCGGATCAAGCCTATGCACCACACTTTTCGCCGGATAATATTGTCCTATTGTTATATCTCGAATCATGCTTTCTTCTCCAATGCAGTTACTATCTCACGAGCAGCCTCTTCCACGGTCGTCACATTCGCCCTTACCGGAAACCCCTTTTCTTTCAGATCGTGCATAATATACGTGACCTGAGGAGCTGCAAGTCCTACCTCTTCCAGTTCCTTATAATGTTCAAATACCTTCTCTGGACGGTCATTATACATAACTTGACCTTTGTTCATCACAACAATGCGGTCTGCATATTTCGCAATATCCTCCATGCTGTGCGACACTAGGATTACCGTCAGATCCCGCTTCTTATGAAGATAAGCGATCTGATCTAAAATGTCGTCTCTTCCTTTGGGATCTAATCCCGCAGTAGGCTCGTCAAGCACAAGCACCTTCGGATGCATGGCAAGCACTCCGGCAATTGCCGCCCGCCTTTTCTGTCCGCCCGACAATTCAAATGGAGATGCTTCATAATATTTCTCTTTCAGACCGACTAAATGCAATGCCTCCAGCGCACGCTGTCTGCATTCCTCTTTCGTAAGCCCCTGATTCTTCGGTCCAAAACAGACATCACTCATGACGTCCACTTCAAATAATTGATGCTCCGGGTATTGAAAGACAAGCCCCACTTGATTACGCAGCTTACGCATATCATATCCCGGTTCATAAATATTTTCCCCATTATAATAAATAGCTCCGCTGGAACCTTTGATCAGCCCGTTCAAATGCTGGATCAGCGTAGACTTCCCAGATCCTGTATGTCCGATAATTCCCACAAATTCTCCGTGCGGAATTTCAAGACAAATATCCTTCAAGGCATGTTTCTCATATGCAGTTCCGGCGCTGTATACATAATTAAGATGCTCTATTTTAATCGACATACTGCTTCCACCAGTTCTTCCTTCCTCAAGATCCCCTCTGGGATATCAAGTCCCCTTTTTCTAAGCGTATCCGCCAAAATCGTCACCTGCGGTACGTCCAGCCGATACTCTTTCAATCGATCTACCTGTGCAAATATTTCTCTTGGCGTCCCTTCCATCACTACATGTCCGTGATCCATCACATAGATCTTATCTGCATCAATCACTTCCTCCATATAGTGTGTAATTAAGATCACCGTCACATTTTTCTTCTTCCGAAGCTTCTTAACCGTCTTTAACACTTCTTTTCTGCCCACCGGATCTAACATAGCTGTCGGTTCATCAAGCACAATACATTTCGGCTCCATAGCTACCACGCCTGCGATCGCTACCCGCTGTTTCTGTCCGCCTGACAATTTATTCGGTGAATGATGCCGATACTCAATCATTCCTACAGATTTCAGACTGTCTTCCACTCTCTCCCAGATCTCGTCTGTAGGTACGCCCAAGTTCTCCGGTCCGAATCCCACATCCTCTTCCACCACTGTACCAATGATCTGGTTATCCGGATTCTGAAATACCATTCCTGCCGACTGTCTTACATTCCATAATTCCTCCGGCTTCTTCGTGTCCTTGCCATCCACCCACATGGTTCCGCCTGTGGGCACTAAAATCGCATTGATGTGTTTTGCCAACGTTGATTTTCCAGATCCATTATGCCCAAGAATCGCAATAAACTGTCCTTCCTTCACATCAAGATCCACTTCATCAACTGCACGGTGTGTTCCGATTACATTTCCTTCTTCATCCCGCTTCTCATATTCAAATACAAGCTTGTCTGTCTTCACCATATCCATAGGACTAAAAAGCCTCCGTCTGTTCCTTCGGTCTGCACCGATTTCCACTACATTTTCTCTGGTTCCGGATATACCTCTCCAAAAGTCTCTACTGTAACTTCTGCCATTCGCTGTTCTTCCAATGGTCTGTCACCGTAGTCTGTAGCTGTCTCTGCAATTTTATTTACCACATCCATACCTTCTACAATCTTACCAAATGCCGCATAAGCCCCGTCAAGATGCGGAGAATTCTTGTGCATAATAAAGAACTGAGAACCTGCAGAATCCGGGTGCATTGCTCTTGCCATAGACAGAACTCCTTCGGTGTGCGCCAGCTCATTAACAAAGCCATTCTGGTTAAATTCACCTTTGATGGTATAACCCGGTCCGCCTGTACCGATTCCATCCGGACATCCGCCCTGAATCATAAAACCACGGATTACACGGTGAAAAATAAGACCGTTATAGAAACCATTCTTCACAAGAGAGATAAAATTATTTACTGTATTTGGCGCAATATCCGGATATAACTCCGCTTTCATCACATCGCCATTTTCCATCTTAATTGTAACAACTGGATTTGTCATCATATCTTCCTCACTTTACTAAATATTTAAAACTCTGTTACTTATTGTAACGGATATCGCAAGTTTCGTAAAGTGCAAAAAAGGCAGAGATTTCATATCTCTGCACTTTCTACCAATGTCCCCTACAGATCATTCTCTCTGCCACACATACAAGCGCTGTCGTCACTGCATTCGAAGCAATGATTGTCAGAAGTCCTCTCTTTCTATTTTTCATTTCACTCTTAAGTCCCACATACACAATCGGAACCTCAATCACCAACGTAATGATTAAATAAAACGCACCGACAATATAAAAGGGACCTTTGTCAAGTATCTCACGAATTCCCATTCCTCCAGCGAAAGACTTTTGATCCAGATACAAGAATAAATATGGAAGAAGAATTGTTCCTTTCATGATATCATCATAATTTACGATACTCTTTAAATCTCCTTTAAATATTCTTAATTTTCTCTTATTTTCTTAATCTTCCTTCTTTCAGCGCATACCTTCTCTTAGCCTTCTGTGCAAACTCCAGATCATGGGTTACCAGCAGAATGGTTTTCCCTGCCTTTTTATTGAGATCATCAAAAATGTTTTCTACAATCTTTCTTGTTTTTTCATCCAGGTTTCCTGTAGGCTCATCGGCCAGCAATAGCGGAGGATCATTAAACAGTGCCCTTGCTATGGCTATTCTCTGTTTTTCTCCCCCTGATAATTCCCGTGGGTATTTGGAAAATAGCTTTTCTTCAATCTCAAGAAAATCTGCTAATTCTTTTGCACGTTTCTTCGTTTCTTCTACACTCATTTTTTTCAGAAGACCTGATAGAATCATATTATCATACGCAGATAGATCTTCTAACAACATATAATCCTGAAAGATGAATCCCATCTTATTTCGCCTTATATCTGCCAGTTCATCTTTCCATAATTCTGCATAACTGACTCCATCAATTAAGAACTCTCCTTCTGTTGGCATATGCAGCAAACCGATAATTTTTAGAAGAGTTGTTTTCCCACATCCAGATCTCCCAATAAGAGATATATAATCTCCCTGAACAATTGATAGATCGATTCCTTTCAGTATTTCTAATTTTTCCTCATGCCCGGCTATGTCATAAATCTTTTTAATTCCTTTTAACTGAACATCCATATTTACATTTCCTCACATTTTTTACTATTGAATCTTCAAGCTTCTTTTTTCTGCTACTTTTAACAACACAAGTTGTATCAGAAAATATAGAACCCATATTCCGACCTGACAACCTGCAAATCTTCTTAATTCCAAGCCCGTGATTCCTCTCAACTGGCATGTCATCCCTACAATAACAGCCGATACAAGGTAAGCCCACAAAAGCGGCTGCCCAAACGCCTGCATAATTTCTCTTTTGATCAAAAGCTTGTACTCGTTATGATAAATCCCTATATACGATAGAAGACGATAACGCTTTCTGCTTTCCTGTTTTTCAAATTCTACTTTCATGCTCTGAACTAAACAGACACAAAATACGATCAAAAACATTTCCATCAAAACTGCTATCTCTTGAAATACCCTTTCCGTCGACAGGTCATTCATCTTAACCTGCTTACTGTAATATGGCTGGATTGCCCTAGACCAGGAAGAATCTTCTTCATGCAATTTCACAAATTGGTTTAGTTGTTCTTCAATTTCTTTCCTTATTTTCGAATCTTCTATTTTAATCGTATAAAGCATGGAAGGGCCCTCCTGAATTTTAAGCTGATTAAAATACTCGTCTGAAAATACTACAAGATTCTCTTGCATTCCTCCTTGAAATAATCCTGTTAATATCTGTCGTTCCTCTCCGACAACGGTGCGTGCCGGATATAGCTTTTCTCTTTGCGTAAAGGAATACGCACGCAACGGCTGTCCTATTCGGATCTGCGGTGTTTTTCGATCCATGTACCAATCCAGCGGATGTGCTTTCATCGAAACATCCTGTTGATATACAATGTATATCTCATCTTTATCAATCTCAATATCTTGCGGGATGACTCCCTTCTCTTCACATAACAGCCGATAGGTACTCTCCGAGATCCCCACATGCTGTCCCTGAGGCCATATCACATTCATATAATAGTTATTTGCCTCGTCAATCCAATCCGTTGCATCCCCCTGTACAGTTGTCACCCTCGTCATAGGATAAGCCTTTATATCGATTTCATATTTTTGTTTCAAATCTTCAAACAGATTCTGATCCTCCTCATATGCCATACACACATAATCATACGGATAAAGTGTTTCTTCTTTTGGCGCTGCCAGATTGCCTGCCATATTTATAGATAAGATTCCTAAAAAAATCACATGAAAAAGAAATAAAACAAACCGCAGACTTACACTTCGAAGAAGTCCGCTCTGAATCGGAATTTTACCCATTACCTGTATAAAATTATCTGAACTCATCCGATATCTTCTGCTTCGAATTAAACTACCGGCCAATACCAACAGCAGTACTCCTCCGCAAAAACCACATAAAATCGTATAAATATTTTCTGCATTTATTCTTTTTGAATAATAATGCACACTGTATGCTAATATCAGGAAAGCACTTAAAATCATACCTGTCATATATTTTCTTTTTATAACAAACCGTCTTTTGCTTTTCTTTCCCGAACCATAGATACTTCTCTTAAAAGAATCGTTGACGACAAATGCCGTAATACATGACACAAGCAAATAGATTCCGATCGTAATAAAATAAATATTCAAAGATGCAATAAACGGAATCTGATTGTTCAATACCTTATTTAGTACACTTGCTGATATTCCATAACCAACTGTTCCCAACAGGCAGCCAACGCCAAGTGATGATACAATTAACAATCCATATTCTATTGCCTGTATCTTCACCTGAACGGATTCCCGTGCGCCAAGGATCCAAAGCACAGACTGTCTTGTTTTTTGATTTCTTGCAAAATTATAAAGAGCAAGACCTTCAAAAAATACATAGAGCACCGTCACAACGATTACAGCATTCATTAAAATACCATTCAGCCCTTGTGACGGTAACGCATCCGCGATACCGTAACCTTCCTGAAACTTTTCTTTCAATGCAAACAAAAGGAACAGCATTCCAAACAAAATACTATTCCCTACAATCATCAATAGGAGTGCTTTCTTCTGATGTTTGGTTTCATGCCACATAATCCGGAACAATTGTCCATCGTATTTCCCTGGAAAGAAAAGTCTTCTCTTACGCTCTTCTTTTTCTCCCTTCTCTTTTTTCTTCTGCTTCTCCCACTCCTTTGTAAAGACCTCATACTCCTGTGCATACTTTCTGACCATAAACTCTGTCATGGTGCCTGCAATTGCTATAAATGCTGTCGGATATGGAAGATAACCACCAAAAGAAAACAATGTAGCAATATATACTAATTGCAATCCATAAACAACATAGCCGAGAAAATTGATATTCTTGTTACACAAAAGTAAAACCGCTTTTACTCCTGATAATATATTTGCCAATATTGCAAACGGCAGAAAATATGGCACTAAATAAACCGCTCCATTTTCCTCAGCCATTGCCGACAATTGTCTTTCTAAAAAGGCTTCTTTGTAAAAACTCAAAAAAGAATACGCTTTCCCCCCGCACTTAAGCCATGGAAAAAACGATGTCAAAAAAATTATAAAAAGAAGTATGATACATATATTTTCCAATCGGCGCCTTTTCTTCATATTATCCATTCATCTGTCCCCCCTTAGCAAGCTTCCTCACTGTCAAAAAATACAATACTTGTACAAAACCATCCTTTTCCTATTTCATATGAATATGTTCCTTCATGAGCAGATACAATTCGTTTGACATTTTTCAATCCGTATCCATGAACTCTATTCTCTCTTTTATCTGAAATTAATTCTCCATTTTTTTCTTTCGGACTCTCGGCTATACTATTTTCTATTTCAATGCACAATATATCATGCCGCTTATGGATCCTTATATCGATCCATTTTTCTGACACATTCATTTTTTGGCATGCTTCTATTGCATTATCCAAGAGATTTCCAAACAGCGATACAATTTCACGATTAGCAAGAGGGAACTTTGCTATAACCTCTGTATTGATCTCAACCTTAATGTCTCTGGACTCGGCATATGATTTTTTAGAGTTTAAGATTAAATCAACGATTGTATTTCCACTCCACACTCTGGCTGAATCTTCAAACAGCTCTTCACTGATTGTTTCCAAATAGTCATGCAGCTTCTCCCACTGTTGTTCCTGTTCATATTTTTGAAGTAATAAAAAGTGATTTTTCATATCATGAAGAACCTGACGGGTTTTCATCATTTCAATATATCGCTCTTCTAATAGTTGTTCGCTTAGAAGCAAAGTGTCATTTTCTTGCTTCATATAGCGATATTTAAATGTTAAAAACCCAAATAAAATTAAAAGCATTGTAGCTGTGACAAGTCTTAAGCCGGCACTTACACCACTCAACTCACCAGTGCTGTAAACTACATCATATAAAATATATTGATACCTTATCAGTAAAATACAAGATATGATTCCTATACCTAAAACAAAATATTTATTTCTCTCTGCAAGTTCGTGTATGTTGCCCACTTTCTTTTTCAACAGATAAAGCCTGGTCCTATGTCAAGATTTAGTACAAGTTAAAATGAGGTTTTCCTCATCTTAACCTGCCATCTGCAATTCGCCTTGTTGAAGCCTACGATACAGTTCTTCATAATCGTTTGGAGACATATAATCACAGTGACTATGAATTCGTTTTGTATTGTAGAATGCTTCTAAATACTCGAAAATCAAACGATATGCATGATCATAATCTCTGATTTTAAAGCGATTCAACCATTCTCTTTTAATCAGGGAATGGAATGATTCGATACATGCATTATCCCATGGATATGCCTTTTTAGAATAACTACACCGCATAGCTGTGGTTACACGTTTATATTCTTTTGATACGTATTGGCTGCCACGATCTGAATGTAGAATCAAAGGCTTATCGATATTGCGTCTTGCTTTTGCTTTTTTTATTGTTTCAATCACGCAGGATACTTCTAATGTTTTAGAAAGTGTCCAGGCAATGATTTTTCTGGAATATAAGTCCATAATACTGGTCAGATAAACAAATCCGTCTATCGTCCAGATATAAGTAATATCAGAACACCAAACAGCATTTGGTCGTTCTGGGTTAAACTGTTCATCAAGGATATTTTTTAATTCGCTGCTGAAGTCAGAATCTTTGGTTGTGATGGTCCATGGCTTGACCCATTGAGCTTTGATGCCCATTTGCTTCATATACTTACCAACGGTACGTTCAGAGATGATTTCTCCTGATTTACGTAGTGTCTGCTGAGCAAACTGAAAACACTTGATTTTACTGACTTTTGCCCCATTTTCTGGTATAATGATTGCAAGGATTTTGACAAAAACAAATCGTTTTTCTTGCAGTTTTCTTACAGATTTTAAGTATAAAGGGGCTAAAACAATGTACAAACCGATCGACAAGTTACAGCATTCATTCCTCGATTTCAACCAACCTATGGGACTCCACATGAATCCGGATAACCGCTGGGTCAGACTGGCTGACCGAATCCCATGGGATGAATTCGAAGTAAAATATGCCAAGCTGTTTCCAAGTGATACGGGTAATGTTGCCAAGCCTCTTCGCATGGCATTAGGAGCCCTGATCATCCAGACCAAGTTCCAATTTTCCGACCGTGAGCTTGTGGAACAGATCGCTGAGAATCCGTATCTGCAATACTTTATCGGGCTTCCCGGTTTTCGGGAAGAAGCTCCGTTTGATGCAAGTACACTGGTTCTTTTCCGTAAACGCATTTCAGCAGATATGCTGATGGAAGTAAATGAGTATCTTCTTGCTCACAAGGAGGATGACAAAGATGACCATACTCCTCCATCCGTAGGAAAATCCGGTGATGATGGTACTGCAAAAGAAGATACAAACAAAGGGACTCTGACACTTGATGCAACCTGCGCACCTGCAAACATACGTTATCCGCAGGACATCTCGCTTTTGAACGAAGCAAGAGAAAAGCTGGAAAACATGATTTACTGTTTTTGTAAATGTTATGGTCTTAAGTTGCCAAGAAGATACCGCAAACGTGCCAGAAAAGAGTATCTTGCATTTGCCAAGAGCAGAAAGCACACGGCAAAGAAAATCCGCAGCGCACTCCGCAGACAGCTTGGCTACGTGAAAAGAGATCTTGGCTATCTGGAACAGTTCATGAGTGATGGATACGCCATGACAGGTAAGGATATCGGCCTATATCTTACCATCATCAGGCTGTATGAACAGCAACAGTATATGTATGATAACAGAATCCATTCTGTAGAGCATCGCATTGTAAGCATTTCGCAGCCATGGCTTCGGCCGATTGTCAGAGGGAAGGTCAAAGCACCTGTTGAATTTGGCGCAAAATTTGATCTCAGTCTTGACAGCGAAGGTTATGGGCGCCTCGAAAAAATATCTTTCGAGGCATACAACGAGAGCACCTGCCTGATTGAAGCAATAGAACGCTTCAAAGAGCGTACCGGTTATTATCCAGAACGTGTCCTGGCAGATCAGATATACCGGACCAGGGGAAACAGGAGTTATTGCAAAGAGCATGGGATCCGGTTATCAGGTCCAAAGCTGGGCAGACCAAGCGCCACAGCAAAAGTTGATAAAAAACAAGAGTATCAGGATAATACCGATAGAATCGAAGTGGAGCGCACCTTCAGCCTGAGCAAACGCTGTTATGGTATGAGCTGCATTACCACAAAACTGGAAGAAACGCAGTTGACATCTATCGCATTATCTGTATTCGTGACGAATCTGTTCAGGATTCAGAGGCGAATACTTTGTGCTCTTTTGCATCTGTTCCGATTCTGGCATGACCGGAACAGATGTAAGAGTTGGAAGTTACAGATAGCTGCTTAATCAGCAGACACTACGTAATTCTTTGGTGATTTTAGGGGCACCATAATTCTGTTTTGATTCATCGTAAATATCCTGAATTTTAGCTTTTACGGATTCACGTCTTTTTTCTGTATTGGAAGGAACACGTTTTAGCCATGCATGATAACTAGAACGAGAAACGCCAAGATGTTTCAACATTCCGGAGACAGAAACTCGGCGTTTCGCCTTATGGGCAGTTTCTGCCATCTCCGTAACTTCGAGATAAATGGCTTCCGTCATTTTCCCAGAATGTTGATTGCTTTTTTTAATACTTCAAGAGCATCCTGTGCATCTCGTAATTCTCGTTTTAATCGTGCGATTTCTTTTGCTTCATCAGAAGCATAGTTACCGGAACCACGGCTTTCAATATCACCTGTTTCACGCAGTTCTTTCTGCCAGCGTGATAATGTCTGCTGACTGATTCCTAAGTTTGTAGCACAGCCTTGCAGTCCTAAGTTCTTGTGATCATGATAATACTGGACTGCATCCAGCTTAAATTGTTTGTCATAGTGCTTTGCCATAATGAGATCCTCCTTCAGTGCGGTACCTACATTGTACCATGATTTTTCTTATAAGGAATTCTCATTTTGACTTGTACTATTTATATTCTAGCACCAGCCCTATGCAAACAATACTTCTGGTCAGCAAATAAATTCCTTCTCTGTACCATGTTGATGTATAAATATACACACAATTTATAAATGTGTTGCCAAGATAATCACAAAAAATAAGTGCGAATACCATATCTAAAATCGCGATCAATCCGTTAGAGAGCAGAATGATCCCTACACCCAACACCTTTTTTCTTCTGTTTAGCGAAATACACACCCCGATGAGCAATAGATTAGAAAATTCAAACATTGTTCTGGAAAAAAAACTACTTATTCTGTTTACTCCCAATAAAAAACCTGTGATCATAAATGTCCACACCATAATCATTTGATCCCTTTTTGTTCTATATTTATCTTCAATTACTGTACTCAATAACAGTTGATAACACATCCACATTTCCCAAATAGATGCTGCAATTTGTACTCCGATGAGAATAAGTGTATTCATCTTAAGTTTCTCCAACATTCTGCTATTTTTTCTTTTATTTCCATGTCATGTGCACGGTTTACTTTAATTTCTTCTCCATTATCCATATAAATAATATTTCTCCGCATTCTCTGGACATGATTAATATTTACTACATACGCCCGGTCTGCCAGAATAAATCCTCTCTTCGACAATTCTGAAAAAACATGATTTAACGATATCCGCTCCGTATACTTTCCTTGGTTTGTAACATATTCGGTATATTTTGTCCCTTTGAGTTTTTTCACATAAATGATATCCCTGTAATATAATTTCTTAAAATCTCTGTAATTTCCAATCCAACAAAATTCTGTATATTCTTTCTCTATTTTTGCTATCACTTTATCTACCAGCATCGGCAACCTCACTGACATGTCTCTTTTCAAAATATACTGATATGCTTCAATCACATAGCTTTCTGATGCAAACTCAGAATAAGAAGTTAAAAAAACAAGATAAATATCTGAATAAATTTGTTTAATTCTTTTCCCGAGTTCTAATCCACTAATACCTGGAAGTTCAATATCTGTAATAACCATTTCATATTTTTGATTTACAGCTAAATACTCTTCTGCTGATGAAAAAATATCGACTCCAATTTCTTTCCGCTGATGAATTCCCTCATAAACAAATTGTAAGATCTCTTTATGTATATTTATCTCATCTTCAATTATTGCAATTTGAATCATTCTCTTTCGCCCCGTCACTCAATCCTTGTTTTTAAAATCATCCCTTGTATTTTATTGTAGCACATTTGCAATCATTTGTATTATCATGGACACGAAACATATGTTTTTAGGACATAAATAAAATAGTAAAGCAGACGCTATCCCCCGATGATAACGTCTGCTTTACACTTGTTCCACAATTTAATATTTTATACGATTTAATGTTAATGGCTTAATCCGATCAGATATTATAAGCTCTTAGAAATTTCCTCACATACTTTCATAGCTTCAATGATAGCGCTTCTGAAGCCAAGCTCTTCTAATGTACGAACAGCTTCGATTGTTGTTCCTGCCGGTGAACATACCATATCTTTTAACTCACCTGGGTGTTTTCCTGTATCAAGAACCATTTTAGCGCTTCCAAGAACAGCCTGTGCTGCAAACTGGTAAGCCTGTGGTCTTGGCATACCGCCTGATACTGCTGCATCTGCCATTGCTTCGATCATCATAAATACATATGCCGGTGAGCTTCCGCTTACAGATACTACAACATCCATCAATCTCTCAGCTACGATTTCTACGCGGCTAAAGCTTTCAAGAAGAGATTTCACATAAGCAACTTCTTCTTCTGTTAAATGCTCGTTTGGACACATAGCTGTCATACCTTCTCCTACCATAGCTGGTGTATTTGGCATTGTACGAACGATCTTTACATCTTTACCGAATTTTTCAGCAAGCCAAGCAAGTGTCTTACCTGGTGCAATTGTGATCACAATCTGGTTTTCTTTGATATCACCTTTAATCTGGTTGATCACATCCTCATAGAACTGAGGTTTTACAGAAAGAATGATTACTTCTGCATTATCTACAACTTCTTTATTGCTATCTGTAACGTTAATTCCAAACTGTGCTTTTACTCTCTCTCTTCCCGGAGCAAAAAGGTCAGCGCCGATAATCTCCTCTGCCGGAATGATGTTCTTACCAATAATACCACCCATAATTGCAGATGCCATGTTACCTGTTCCAATAAAACCTAATTTCATCTTACATACCTTCCTTTTCTCTACGAATTGTTATGTATACATTTCTTTGATTTGTATACAATTCATTTTCTATAGTGACTATAGCATGTCCCAATAGAAAAGTCAACAGAAATTTTATATTTATCTTGAGTTTTTCCTATAAAACCGTTATAATTTGTATACAACATAATGGAACGTATACTTATAAGGGAGAAGAACCATGGCAGAAAAGACAATCTCACTTGCCGATCAGGCATATGCTAGAATCAAAGAAAACATTCTAAATCTGACCTATCCTCCTGGCATGACATTAACTGAAGCAATGCTTACAAAAGAGCTGGACATGAGCCGAAGCCCTGTCCGTACCGCAATCCATATGCTTCAGACCGAAGGATTGATTGTCTCCGACTATTACAAATCTATGATGGTCAGGGAAATTACAGATCAGGATATTCAAGAGCTTTATCAGCTTCGCGAATTGTTGGAAGGCGCTGCATTTAAAGAAATCTTTGCCTCCGGCAGACAGGAAGAGTATTCCTATCGTATTGAAGAAAAAGTAGTCCGTATGTGCGCTGCTTCCGGTGATCTATATGACTGGGAAGTTGCTGATACTGCTATGCATATGGAAATCATCAGTATTTTTGAAAATGAGCGGATTAATCGAATCTATGAAAACAATCTGTCTGAACTTATACGCATTGGTCAGTATTCTATCAAAAACGGAATGCGTATACCACGTACAAACGAAAATCTTAAAAAGATGGTTCAATATATGCGGAAAAATAACTACGAAAAGGCATTTGAAATCCTAAAAGCAGATCACTTTGGAACCGGAAAAGACAGCGCATTAAAAGGCGCAAGATAACTTTTTAATTTATTTCATATTTAAACAGCAAGAAAAAACCGTGAATCAAATTCACGGTTTTTTCAGCTCCCCCTGTTGGACTTGAACCAACGACAACTCGGTTAACAGCCGAGTGCTCTACCGACTGAGCTAAGGAGGATCATTATGAAGTTATAATAGAAAAGAACACTACCTATTCTTCCTAAGTTAGTGTTCACATATACCTTCAAAACTGCATACAAGAAATATCATCCATTTACCTATCACCTTGCTTGGTCATGCCCTCGACCGATTAGTAACAGTCAGCTCCATGTGTTACCACACTTCCACCTCTGTCCTATCTACCTCGTCGTCTTCAAGGGGTCTTACTACTTTCGTAGGGATATCTCATCTTGAGGGGGGCTTCACGCTTAGATGCCTTCAGCGTTTATCCCGTCCCGGCTTGGCTACTCTGCCATGAACTTGGTAGTTCAACAGATGCACCAGCGGCCAGTCCACCCCGGTCCTCTCGTACTAAGGGCAGCTCCTCTCAAATATCCTACGCCCACGCCGGATAGGGACCGAACTGTCTCACGACGTTCTGAACCCAGCTCGCGTACCGCTTTAATGGGCGAACAGCCCAACCCTTGGGACCTACTTCAGCCCCAGGATGCGATGAGCCGACATCGAGGTGCCAAACCACTCCGTCGATGTGAACTCTTGGGAGTGATAAGCCTGTTATCCCCAGGGTAGCTTTTATCCGTTGAGCGATGGCAATCCCACTTTATACCACCGGATCACTAAGTCCTACTTTCGTACCTGCTCCACCCGTCGGTGTCGCAGTCAAGCTCCCTTCTGCCTTTGCACTCTTCGAATGGTTTCCAACCATTCTGAGGGAACCTTTGAGCGCCTCCGATACCCTTTCGGAGGCGACCGCCCCAGTCAAACTCCCCACCTGACATTGTCCCCAGACCGGTTCACGGCCTCTGGTTAGAAATCCAATACTGCAAGGGTGGTATCCCAACAGCGGCTCTGTGACAACTGGCGTCATCACTTCCTAGCCTCCCACCTATCCTGTACATGCAATACCGAATCCCAGTATCAAGCTGGAGTAAAGCTCCATGGGGTCTTTCCGTCCTGGCGCAGGTAACCAGCATCTTCACTGGTATTTCAATTTCACCGGGTGCATTGTTGAGACAGTGCCCAAATCATTACGCCTTTCGTGCGGGTCGGAACTTACCCGACAAGGAATTTCGCTACCTTAGGACCGTTATAGTTACGGCCGCCGTTTACTGGGGCTTAAGTTCAAAGCTTCGCTTGCGCTAACCTCTCCCCTTAACCTTCCAGCACCGGGCAGGCGTCAGCCCATATACTTCACCTTTCGGTTTTGCATAGACCTGTGTTTTTGCTAAACAGTTGCTTGGGCCAATTCTCTGCGGCCAGCTCTCACTGGCACTCCTTCTCCCGAAGTTACGGAGTCATTTTGCCGAGTTCCTTAACAATGCTTCTCCCGTCGGCCTTAGGATTCTCTCCTCATCCACCTGTGTCGGTTTACGGTACGGGTACGATATGAACAATAGCGGCTTTTCTTGACGCATGGCTCACATACTTCCCTACTTTTGTTCGGTCCGCATCACGTCTTCGGATTGATGAGCGGATTTGCCAACTCATCTCCTACCTCGCTTGCACCGGTCTTTCCATTCCCGGCTTATGCTCTCCACACGTGTCCCCACAGTTCTGTCATACCGTAGTACAGGAATTTCAACCTGTTATCCATCGACTACGCCTTTCGGCCTCGCCTTAGGCCCCGACTTACCCAGAGCAGATCAGCTTTACTCTGGAAACCTTAGATATTCGGCCGGAAGGATTCTCACCTTCCTCTCGCTACTCATTCCGGCATTCTCTCTTCGATGCAATCCACAGCTCCTTCCGGTACTGCTTCCTCTCGCATCCAATGCTCCTCTACCAATCAACTATGTTGATTCCTGAGCTTCGGTAGTGTGTTTCAGCCCCGGACATTTTCGGCGCAGGACCTCTCGACTAGTGAGCTATTACGCACTCTTTGAATGTATGGCTGCTTCTAAGCCAACATCCTAGTTGTCTTTGAAATCCCACATCCTTTTCCACTTAACACACATTTTGGGACCTTAGCTGCAGGTCTGGGCTCTTTCCCTTTCGACTACCCAACTTATCTCGTGCAGTCTGACTCCCGTACAGCATCTACGCGGCATTCGGAGTTTGATATTCTTCGGTAAGCTTTGACGCCCCCTAGGAAATTCAGTGCTCTACCTCCGCAAGACTCGTACGAGGCTAGCCCTAAAGCTATTTCGAGGAGAACCAGCTATCTCCGGGTTCGATTGGAATTTCTCCCCTATCCACACCTCATCCCCACCCTTTTCAACGGATGTGGGTTCGGTCCTCCATTGCCTTTTACGGCAACTTCAACCTGGACATGGATAGATCACCCGGTTTCGGGTCTGCTCTGACTGACTCTCGCCCTATTAAGACTTGGTTTCCC